>OCGU01000057.1_pt1 | contig 26983 bp, 28 predicted proteins | sample 1502571 | NCBI WGS metagenome assembly OCGU01 (sample SAMN02324088, study PRJEB22366) | soil metagenome | biome: mixedwood plains | place: Canada | collected 2009-09
ACCCTGCCGCTTACCGGATACCTGTCCGCCTTTCTCCCTTCGGGAAGCGTGGCGCTTTTCCGCTGCATAACCCTGCTTCGGGGTCATTATAGCGATTTTTTCGGTATATCCATCCTTTTTCGCACGATATACAGGATTTTGCCAAAGGGTTCGTGTAGACTTTCCTTGGTGTATCCAACGGCGTCAGCCGGGCAGGATAGGTGAAGTAGGCCCACCCGCGAGCGGGTGTTCCTTCTTCACTGTCCCTTATTCGCACCTGGCGGTGCTCAACGGGAATCCTGCTCTGCGAGGCTGGCCGGCTACCGCCGGCGTAACAGATGAGGGCAAGCGGATGGCTGATGAAACCAAGCCAACCAGGAAGGGCAGCCCACCTATCAAGGTGTACTGCCTTCCAGACGAACGAAGAGCGATTGAGGAAAAGGCGGCGGCGGCCGGCATGAGCCTGTCGGCCTACCTGCTGGCCGTCGGCCAGGGCTACAAAATCACGGGCGTCGTGGACTATGAGCACGTCCGCGAGCTGGCCCGCATCAATGGCGACCTGGGCCGCCTGGGCGGCCTGCTGAAACTCTGGCTCACCGACGACCCGCGCACGGCGCGGTTCGGTGATGCCACGATCCTCGCCCTGCTGGCGAAGATCGAAGAGAAGCAGGACGAGCTTGGCAAGGTCATGATGGGCGTGGTCCGCCCGAGGGCAGAGCCATGACTTTTTTAGCCGCTAAAACGGCCGGGGGGTGCGCGTGATTGCCAAGCACGTCCCCATGCGCTCCATCAAGAAGAGCGACTTCGCGGAGCTGGTGAAGTACATCACCGACGAGCAAGGCAAGACCGAGCGCCCAATACGCAAACCGCCTCTCCCCGCGCGTTGGCCGATTCATTAATGCAGCTGGCACGACAGGTTTCCCGACTGGAAAGCGGGCAGTGAGCGCAACGCAATTAATGTGAGTTAGCTCACTCATTAGGCACCCCAGGCTTTACACTTTATGCTTCCGGCTCGTATGTTGTGTGGAATTGTGAGCGGATAACAATTTCACACAGGAAACAGCTATGACCATGATTACGCCAAGCTTCAAATAATGATTTTATTTTGACTGATAGTGACCTGTTCGTTGCAACAAATTGATAAGCAATGCTTTCTTATAATGCCAACTTTGTACAAGAAAGCTGGGTCACGCCTATTATCCTTGTCATTTATGTTGACCTCCCTAAGCCCCATTGTTAGAAGACCAATCCGCAGAAGAAGTTAACTCCACTTCCTCGCCAATTCTCATGGAGCAATACGGTTCTTACGAAGTTATTAAGGAACTCAGTGCGGCTCAAGGTTTCGTGGTTTATCTGGCTCGAGCCAAATCGGGCGGTATTGCCGCCGCCGAGGGCTTTGTCGTCAAGGCATTCTCTTCGGGTGACTTTATCGGCGGTGGCACTCAGCTCTGGCGTCGGGGCGAATTTAAATCGGTTCCACTCAAACCCCGAGTTTATGCCGATCCGGAAGCATTTCTCAATGCAGTCAGGAAGCAGCAAAGGGCAAGTTCTCAAGGGTCGCCCTACATCGCGCCCGTAGTTGGATCCGGGCGGGATGAACGCGGCGCCTGGTACGCCACCAGATTTTACCCGCATTCGATTAAAAACATTATCGAAGGCCGGGTCAGTTTGACCCGGGATGTTTTCTTCCATGTGATTCGCTCGATTACGAGGGGGCTGCTGGTTTTCAAGAGGATTTCGGGCCAGTCGCACGGCAATCTCAAACCTGGGAACGTTCTGATTGGGGGCGAGAAAAAGATCCGCCAGGCAGAAATCGTTCTTGTCGATCCCTCGCCGTACAAGACGGACGAAGCCCGGGCTTATGAACTCTCCGATTTGCACGCGTTGGGTGAAATCATGTACCAACTGGTGCGCCGGAAGGAAGTCGAGGGAACGGCACACTGGCCGCTGGTGTCTTCGCCTGAATGGTCGAACCTATTCGGTGAAACGGCCGATGCGTGGCGGGAGCTTTGCAATAAACTCCTCGACCCGCAGCTCTCGGCTCATCCCATCACTCTGGAGGAACTGGAAGTGGAACTGGCCAGGCTCGAGCCGAAACCCCCGGTTTCAAAGTCCGTCCTGGTTGCCATCGTTACGGCAGTGTTGTTGCTGGCTGTCGCGGGTTACTTCCTGGTTTCGCACCTTATGTCCGGAAAGTACGGCAGTATCGAGATCACCAGCGCACCGCCCGGAGCAGAGGTGCTGCTGGATGATAAACAAATGGGACGGACACCTTATCGCGCCACCAAGCTGCCGCCGGGGGATATGAGCTATTGGTTGAAACTGGAGAGACATAATGACTATCGCGTCAACACCAACATCGTCGCTGGAATGAAGGCAAAGTTGCACATCGTGCTTTCGCATCAGCTCGGAACGGTGGTACTGACAAGCGACCCGCTGGGAGCAGAGATTCTGACGAATGAAGTTATCATCGGCAACACGCCTTTCACGAACACGCTTCTTACCGGCACGCACAGATTCACCTTGCGATATCCCAATCTCCAGGAACAGAAACTGATCGTGCCGGTGGAGAATAAACAGACGACCGAGAAGTTCGTCGTGTTTCCACGGGCCGAGATTCGGGTTAGGAGCGAACCAGCAGGTGCGATCGTGTTGATCGGGGGCAGGCCAATTGGGAACACGCCGACCAATTTAGTGTTCGACCCGGGTCAGGTGACTTTCGAATTGCAGATGGACGGCTATAATTCCGCAACCGTCAAAACCAACGTTCTCGCCAGAGGCAAGCTCGACATTGCCGTTGCGCTTTCAAAAGGACAGGGCGCGATCGGACTGCTGAGCGACCCAGCCGGCGCCGAAGTTTATTGGAAGGACAAGCTTCAAGGCAGAACGCCGGTTTATTTGACCTTGCCCAGGGGAATGCAAGAGTTCGTTCTCCGATATGGCCACTTGACGGAACAGACGCGCACGGCGGACGTAGGCAAGGAAATGCCGGACATCGTCGTTTTCCCTCGCGCCAACCTGATAGTCCAGAGCGATCCGTCCGGCGCCGAAGTGCTGATGGGAACCAACGTCGTTGGCATTACGCCGACGAACCTTGTCGTGAATCCCGGCAACGTCGAGCTCGCGCTAAGGCTAAGTGATTTCAGTGGAACGGTGAAAACCAACCTCCCGGCTGGGGCATACGTTGCGGTTCACGTGCCGCTCTCGATCGGACTAGGACGGGTGTATGTCAATAGCTATCCTTCCGGAGCCTCGATTTTTTCCGTGGAGGGAAGACCTCTTGGCTCTGCCGGATCCAGCATTGAACTACCCAAGGGGGTGCACGGCCTGATCGCGCGGCACCTCGTTTATACCAATTTGGAGGAGCAAAGGTTTAGTGTCGTCGTCGAGAAGGATGCGGCCTGGACGAACGAGGTAAAATTCCCTTACGGGAGCCTGGTGATCCGCAGCAGGCCAGAAGGTGCCGCTATTTTTCAGGATGAAAAGCGTATCGGCGCGACGCCGCACACCAATCTATTCCTGAAGCCCGGACCGGTCGCTTATGAATTACGGCTGGAGGATTACCGGGTGGAGATTGTCGCCACCAACGCCGTTGATGGCCAGACTCTGACGGTTAATCCGCAACTCGAGCGCGGAATCGGCATCATCGCCTTTACGAGTGAGCCGTCGGGCGCGCAAATCCTTGTCAACGGCTCTCTGGTGGGAACCACGCCGCGGACCAACACAGTGCCGACTGGAACCAATCTGGTCGTGGCGCGCTATGGGAATCTGGGCGAGCAAATGACCACAGTTGTCGTGCGGATGGGCGACGAAAAGACAGTTCCGTTTCGTTTCGAGTTGCCGACGACGGAATCGATGACCAATAGCATCGGGATGGTCCTCGTCAAGGTGGGCGATGACTATTGGGTGGGCCAGTCCAAAGTGACCGTTAGTGAGTACGAGCAGATTTTCCCCGGTGGCGCTCCCGCTGTCAGAGGAAATCGTCAACCGCTCAAAGCAACCTGGACGGACGCCATTACGTTTTGCGGACATCTCACTGCCAGGGAACAAGCCTTGGGAAAGCTGTCGCGCAGAAACGATCTGGCTTATTCTCTGCCCAGGACCAACGAATGGACACAGATTGTGCAGGTACAAGGCTTGGCGCGCTCTCTGGCTGCCGAACCTGCTGGTGAAGATGCCTGGGAATGGTGTTTCACGACTCAAGGGGGATTAAGCCAGCCGGCCCCGACTATCGCTGTGGCGCGCGGACCCACTGACCAACTGAGAACTGGCACGCTGAAACTCCGCGATAAGGATCTCGATACGGTGACCTTCCGCTGCGTACTGGTGCCACGGAACTCGCGGGAAAAACAGTGATGGCAGTTGATCGATGGGAGGGCCAGTGGTAAGCCTTTGTCTTCAGTTTGAAGTCAGGGGAGGATCTGCCCCGCTCCAGGTAAATCCTGGCGGCAGCCTCAAAGGTGATTCGCGGATCGCTGCCGGATGCCAGCAACGCCTGTTCGTCTTTAACCTCTTTGATCGTGTCGGGGAACCGCTGGGCGGCGGTGCTCAGTACGTCCGTGCTCAGGCCTTTCCAAATCAGCTTGCCGTTATGCCGGAACCGAGCAGAATATATCCCGGATGAACTGTTACGAACGAGGTTTGCGTACTTTGTCTTCAGCCAAAGACCGATGGTTTCGCTGCTGTTTTCCCGTTTCATGCCTCAGAAAAACAGTATAGACATGTCAAATCAAGCTCAGTGGAGTCAATCATAAGTCTATGTAGATAAACTTATTGCGCTCGTAGCTCAGGTGGATAGAGCAACTGCCTTCTAAGCGTAGAAAGCCATTTTGCCCCTTTTGGCTATCGCTGATTCCCTCAATGTTTACAGGGGTTTGATCGTGATCGGCCTTTGCTAAAATTAGCCGCGTTTTGCTGTTTTAAGGGCCTATAGTATAGAACCAAAGTATAGAAAAACAAAAGACCTGTCAGGCAGGTGGCCTATCCACGATTTTATTCCAAAATCAGCGCGAAAAGTGTGTCATCTGCCAAAAATTGGGCTACCTACCATTGAGGCAGATGCTCTATCCGCATGGCTATTGGGTTTTTTGAAGATTCTTGAACGGTGTTTCTATACTGGTCACGAGGCTTCCATTTCCGACCGAGGCCGTGGCGAATTTACCAAGCGCTGTGGGTGTTGATCGAGTTCAGTATTAACCAATTTTCATTGGGTAATTTCAAAATGAAAAACAGGCATGTCCACGCTCAATTCCAAAACGTGTTTCCGAAAAGCGAGAGGATGTTTGTCGGATTTCGGCTGTGACCGAATTGAGGGACCGCGTTCTGCTGCGTAACAGGGCTACGACTCTACTACTCCACTTTGGCCATCGGATCGAAAACACAGGCAAGACCATCGCACCATGCCAGTGAGGCAAGAACTCCACATTCCTTGGAAAATCTTAAAATCAGCCGTCCCGACAATATTTCAAGGTGCATGGTCTATTCGTGCCGGTTTGCCGCGGAGAATCGCGCTCCAGGAAATTGGGCGGTGCAAGAGTAGGAACTCTTCACGTTCAAAATGCCTTCACGGCCCCGCGATGACTACGGCTCTTAAAACCGGTCAAAGCCTTTGGCGCGCAGTGCCCATCTCAACTCGTCATCATCCGTCCGTAGACGACCGTCCAGGTAAAGCGTAAGAGCCACGTAGGGGGTGTCCTTCTCGTCCACATCTTTGCACAGCCGATATGCTTCCATCCATGTGCCCACCGGAATGTTCGCCTCGCTCACGAACTCCAGCCGGCTCAACAGCGTGTGCAGGGCTTCCAGCAATTCCTCCTCGTCCGAACGTGAAGCGCCCGTAAGTCGTTCCTTGTGCTTGAACAGTTCGACGAAAAGAAAACGAGGACTGTGAAGTGTGACGCTCACCGCCGGGCCCAGACGGTCTCGCAAGTCCCATCGCTTCGAACACAACGCCTTGAACGCGATGTTCGCGTCCACCACGACGCAGTCCGCGTTCATGCACCCGGCGACTTAATAAACCGGTGCTTGTTCGCGGCCCACCAGCCGGTCTTGATTTCGTCGGCCAGCCGTCCTGCCTCCTCCTCAGATAAGGTGCTACGGCGGACGATGCCTTCCAGACGCAACCAATCCAGAAACGAATTCAGCCGCTCGGCCGGGAGTTCGTCCTTCGGAATCGTCACGTGGATGCTCGTGTCCGTTGTTTCAACCGTAATCATGAGGGGGAAGCTAACGCCGCTGAGCAGAGCCCGCAAGCCCCGAGCATCTGCTCTGGCATGAATCTGCTAGCCGTTCTTTTGACGCTTCGAGCGTGGGGCATGGAACGATTGGCGTGAGTATTTTCTCCCAAGGCGTCGTCCGGATGTCCGAAGACGCGTCGAATCGTGCCGCACGGATCAATGGGAAATTGTCCGAGTGGGAGAAGAAAGTTGCGGGTGATTCGACGAATGCTCCGCTTCGAGTTGTGGAGATCCTCGCCGCGAATCCGTTCATAACGGCAAAAGGCTCATCCGCGAGACTCGGCGTGGCATTCACGACGACGCAACGCGCTATTGAACGATTGCAACGGCTTGGAATTAAATTGTCGAGCAATCTGGAAGTGCGAAACGGGACCGGGTTTATTGCGCGAAAGCTCTGCTCGACATTCTTGAGGAGCCTGTCATGTAGTTGTGGAACCCAGGTCCCAGCAAGTAGCGGTTCCGGTGGTTCGGATTATCGTAGCGCCAGACAGGACCAATCTCGGGATGTTCCGCCAACAAATCCACCGCCGCGTCCACGGCCCTCGACAAACCGCTGGGCTCCGGACGGGTTTGCGTCGCACAGATAGAGCGCGTCACCCTCGAAATCCCGCTCGAACGGCGCGCTCCTGGCGACTGACGACTCCAAATCAGGCATCTCTTGCTTTCACTTTTCAGGTCAGGCTATGGATGTTGAACTCGCAAAGAGTGTGATCTCTCGTAGATTTCGCGCTTGAGTGTTGATCGAACGCGAAGCCCCGCTAACATTGAATCTCCATGGCTGGAACGCGCCGTTCCGATTTCGCCGATGCCTTGGTGACCAGCCTTGGATTGGTCGCCATCCTGTTCCTGATGCTGGGTGCGGAAGTTGTGTTTCACTTGCACCTCGAACGGTTCGGTATCCTGCCCCGCACGGAGGCGGGTTTGCTTGGGATTTTGTTCGCGCCACTACTGCATGCAAATCTGCAACACCTGCTGGCCAACGCGGCTCCGTTGTTTGTCTTGCTGTTTCTGCTGCTCAGCAACCGGGCCTACCATCCCTACCGGACCCTGGCCTGGATTTGTGGCGTAAGCGGCCTGGGCACATGGTCGATCGGGCGCGGCAACGCGCTTCACATCGGCGCCAGCTCAATTATCTTTGGGCTCGCGGCCTTTCTCATCGTGGCTGGATTCCTGATGAAAAGCTGGCGGTCCGCCGTCGTCGCGATTTTTGTCTTTTTCTTGTATGGCGGAATCTTCTATGGCGCGCTCCCTCGTGCCGGCCCGATTTGCTGGGAAGGACATCTCTGCGGCGTACTGGCCTCCGCCTGGGCGGCGAAGCAAATCAAATAGATGATTTTGCCCTGGTCAATTTCCGCATTGTTGAAGGTGTTTTCTTGCGTGCAGCACACGTCGGCGACTTCGAGTGTGACGAAGTAGTTGCCAATGGATGCGGCGGTCTGGCTCAAGCGGGAGCATCGCATCCGGCGGGCGCGCAAGACGGTTTATTACTGGTTGCGGAAGCAGGTCTGGACGGCGCCGCAAGCCAAACGAGTTTGATGTCACACGAAGGGTCGGTGCCTGTCCTTGAAGCAGCCGACAGCCGGACAGAAAAGTTCTGCTCGGGCGACAACGTTCTCACCGATCAAAACTGATAGGTGTTTGTGGATCTCCCCTGCAAGCGTTGGATGACGTCGAGGCTAATGCCGGCTGTTCTTCGGGTGCAGGCGAAAAGCGTTTTCCTGCGAGTCTCGGGGCGTCTTCGGGCAATCGATTGGGCTGCCGCGCATCAGGCAGGCAGACTTCGCACTTCCGCGTCGGTTGTCCGCGCTTCGCGAATGGCCCAACCGATTTCGGGCCGCAAACGGAGCGACTGCGAATCCTGGCTGATCCCGAGCAACCCGCCGATGAACTCCATTTCGAAATGCGCGTCCCGAAATTTGCCACAGGAACGGAACTTTGGCGGGTGAGCTGGGGAAGTCATCCCGCCCGGGACCGCGTCTCGACGGCGGCAATGACAGCCACGGATTGCGTTGAAGCGGCAGCGCCTTCCCGTCCAGGAGGCGAGTCCACATGTCGTCAGGATGGTGCAGGTAGGGGAACAAGTTGAGAATCCAGCCGCTGACGTGTGGCGAGCCGCTGCCGGCCGGCCCTTGCCACTTGTAGATCGAGTCCCAGAATTGGCGATCGACGTTCCCTTCGGCCGCTGCTGTAAACTGCTGTAGCACGGGGAGGAGCGGCTCGATCCACCACTCCAGGTCGAAGCGGCTTAATTCCATTGCGCGGCGGGCAATCTCCTTCCAGTCCTCCGGCGTTCCCTCCAAGGTGATTGCAGGGATGCCACAGAGAGTGTGAATCTCGTAATTCAAGAATGACTGCATCGCGTCGAGCAGCACCAGTTCCGAAGCCGCACGCTCGACCGGCCCGGTCGTGGAGAAGTCAGCGAGGAGCAAGTCGTGGGATTCACCGAGGTGTGCCCGGACTGCCGCCGAGAATTCCGAGAAAACATCAGGCCAATCATTTTCCGGGGAACCCTTCACGAATGCATCACGACGAACTTTGATTGCTAGCTTGCCTTCATGATCCACCAACCGATGCCGAAGAGCCTCTGAGTTGGCGTTCACATGATGAGCAAAACCCTGGCAAAGCGTCAGCCAGATGATGTCCGGTGACAGGCTGACGGGACGGTGAGTGGCAAAGCCAGCATGGAGCGCTCCTATCAGCGGATGGGCGCGAATACTCGCGACCAGTGTTCCGTGATACCGTGAGCAAGCTTCGACCGGACTGCCGAGGAAATCCGCCACTGCCCGAAGATAGGATGCTGTCGGCAGGGGTTCAGTTGCAGGAACAACGTTCGAAACGGCAAAGGTGTTGTCGACTGAAATCGTATTCATAGTTGTCTTGATTATCTTGACCGCGATCAGGCTCCTGGGTAAATCGTCGGGCGAAGGCCTGCGCTAACGCGTCAATATAGCCATGCTCTTTCAGAATTTCCACAATGGACAAGGCCATCTGGGTATCCGTTAGTCCACCGCCAAGTTCCTAAAGGCAAGTCAGCAGGTGAAGTTCGATAGTGCGAGAGCTGACCCAGAGAAATCGAGGAAAGTGAAATCATATAGAACATTCCAAAGCGCGCTTCCGCGGCGCGTTTCGCCTTTACCTTGCCAGGTCGAGGCCATAAGCGACCAGGCCGATTTCGCCTGTTTGGTTAGGCGTTTCGTTTCGAAGTGTAGTCACGTGAAAAACACGTCTCAATCCATTCCTTCACACGCGCCTGGCCATCGCTAATCCTCGGCTCTAGCGGCTGTCTCGAAGGCCGGACGCGAATTCGCTCGATCTCAGGAGCGCGGTTGAAATCGTCTGTGAGTCGCCCTCCATCAAATATAAGCTCTCGAACTTCACGATACTTCCAAGCCGTGTGAAAACCCATGTCAGTGGAAAATAATGTCGTTGATTTGCGCGGTCATGGACTGCCCGTAATAGAGATGGCCAACTCTTCAGTCACTGCGGACCGAAACACCCGACGAATAAGCAAATCCTGGGAATGTTAGCAATCGGGAAAGCTGCGCTCGCGTTTTGTGTGGGCAGCGCTTCGATCCTGCCAGGTTCGATCACACTGTAAGAAACGGATAATCATGTTATACCGCTCCTTCGAATTCAAGTTGGTGGGAAATTGCGACGCCAGGTCTACCACGCCTTGGACAGCCTTGGGGTCGAAATACAGCGACCAACCACCATAACCTGTATCCCAATCGTGATCGGAGAACTTTGACAAGAAGCCCGCACCGATTCCCCATTGAATCGGACTACGCCGATCCTGGCGGCGGGCGAACCGGCCGAAGCCCAGTCCCGGCGTCGGGATCTCCTCGACATTGGCGTATATTGCGCGGTGCGCTGCGGAACCGCGAATGTTGCTGACGCGCACGCGCAGGGCGCCCTGCTCAATGTAAATGGCTTCTCTCCACTCGAACGAGGCACATACTTGCTGGATTGACGCGGACTCATTTGGATCGGACTCATTCGGCGAAATGTCGTATAGACGCTTAACCCCATTCCATATTCGCTTCCATGTGGAGTTGTCAGCCATGCTTTCCCATCGGCCAGCCCCGGCGCGACAACCAACGGCGCCTTGTTCGATCCATTCAAACCTGACCCGCCTGCAACTCAGCCTCGCGTCGCTTCGGGGCGTCAAGGAAGATATCGGGGATGAGCTCCTCACTCCTCACCGATGAACTGACTTCTATTCCAGAAGCGAATTCCAAATCGCGAGCGCCTCTTGCCTGGGCTTCGGTGATGCGTCGGGCGATAAGGTGATCTTGCATCACGTTGAGTTTTTTGTTCTGGGTCAGGGCCTTTTCCTGAATCTCCGGCGGCGCCTCCAGGGAATTACGCGCCAAGTGCTTCTTCGACGTTTGTAATGGGTATCAGCCATAGTAAGGAATCTCCAGTTTGCCAGCGACAAAGTAGAGCATGGCGATCTGATACTCGGTTGAGCGGTAGCCGCGAGCCTTGCGTTTGGTTGCCGAAAACAAACTGTTGAGTCCTTCCAGGAACGCAGTCGTCAATCCCTCTTTCCAATGACCGAGGATGCCTTCCAAATGCCGCTGCACCATTTGGGCGGCTTTGTGCATCGGCGCCAACAAACCCGACGCCAGCGCTTCGGACTCCGTACGCACCCATTGACACCATTTGACAAACCGACTTCGCGCCACTCGCGCACTGCCGGCCGCATAGGCCCGCTGCAACTCCAAACGCATCGCATACGCCAAGCCCGTCACCAGCGGTTTGTCTTTCAATTGCTCCCAACGCTGCTCCTCCCGCTCCGTCCAGCCTTCGGGGTTCTTGCGCCACAGCCAGCAGCTCTTTTCCAATTGCGCTCGCGCCACGGCATCTTGCCGTGTCTCCGCGCGGCGCACTTCTTCCACCGCCTGGCTCACCTGGCTGACGACATGAAATTTGTCATACACGATCACCGCGTTGCCGAAGTTTTCCTTCACCCCTTTGATGTACGCCGGACTCATGTCAATGGCCACCTGCGTAATCGCCTTGGGATGCCCGTTGTGCTGGCCCAATTGCTGGGCAAAGCGTTCCCAGGTGCCGGCGTCCTTGCCCTCCACGGCCAGCAACACCCGCTTGGCCACCAAATCCGCGAACACCGTCAGATAGTTGTGTCCCTTCTTGCGGTTCATCTCGTCGGCGCCAACCCACACCACATTCTCCCAACTCAAATCCGCCCAAGCCGCGTCCACGTGCGCGAAAAGCGCACGCCACAATTTCTGATCGGTCTCGCCCAAAATCTCTCCGGCCTTCTTGACCGGCATCTCGCGCATCAGCGTCAACGCAAAGGCTTCAAACTCCTGCGTCAGTCCCCGACTGCGCCCTTCCCAAGGCGCGCGCACCGTGTAAACCTTTTTGCATTCTTTGCATTGGCCCCGCGGCAACGCGCAGACGATTTCCGACTGCAACTGGCACACGTTGAGATGACGCCAGGTCCGTTGCGGCGCATGGTCGTAGCCGCCGATCGATTTGACGTTGCAGTGCGGACACGACTCGCTGGACCACAACGTAGGAGTTTCTTCGATTCGAATAAGCACTTTGCTTTCCTTCTCCACGTAATCGACTTGTTGAACTCGCCAGCCATCGCCCAGCGCCAAAATCTGATGAAACACTTTCTCTGGAATCATAAAATGGTCGGCAGCTTAACCCGCTTCCGACCCTTTTACCCATTACAAACGTCGAGGAACCCGCCAAGTCTTGACGGCAAAATTTGATCTGTTCCGCATCTGGGACGATGGACTTTGGAATTGCCGACATGGCCGACGATAAACTCTCCGCCGAAATTAATTCCCAAGCATGAGAATAATCTGGAAGCCCGGAGACGGGCGTCCATAACCATGCCACCTGACATTTGGCACTGTTGCCGGTGTCGACTTCCTCTCTGCCGTCACCCGGCCGATCCGAGGCGGCCTCGGACCTCGTCTTAGCCCGCCGTGCCCAACTCCCGTTCCAGCATAGCAACGAAGACGTGCTTCCAACGGTCCTTTTGACGCGCGACGGATTTCTGGGAGTCGAGGCGTTTCTCCAAACACAGTCCCGAGCGCGGCTCGCTCAAGCGCAAAATGCGCCCCCCATCAGCCAGCTTGAGCAGGAGCAATTCAATGTTGCGTTTCATGGGGCAAGTTTAGCCTCAAAATCCGAATTCTGCCAACAACTGGTTCAGTGTCTGGGGCGAAGCGATGCCCAAGCGTTCGTGGGCAGATTGGGCGGCCTGCTCGAAGTAGCCCTCGTTGAGTTCGAGCACGGCGTCTGGCGGCGACTCGGCAGCCACAGTTGCGGCCTCCAGTACCTCGTGATAAAGGGACACGGACAATTCGCGTTCATCCAGATCGGCGCGAATGAAGATGTGAAAACGCGCGCCGCTGACAACCGTCTGAGCGGAGCCGGCCCGCTCAATCGGGTCAAGCAGCGGTTGGGCTGTGAGGCGGACCTCGAAGATTTTGAAATGGCGCGAGGTCAAGCACTCAACGAGTGTGGACAAACGTCCAGCCGATTCAAGGCTTCGCCGAAGTCCGCCATGATAATGCAAGCGACCTGGATTCCCGCCGCGTAGAGCTGGGGTGCTGGCCGCATTTCCTTGCGTCGGCCCCTGCCAAGCTTAGTGGTCATGAACATAAATACGATGACGTTCGTTGCGCCCAATTTGGCCTGTGGCAAGGCGCGAGGAGGGCGCATACCCCACCTGTGGGTCTGTAACCGACCCTCCGGGACCATTTCCAAGAGGGAGAATGCCAGAGGGTTAGGCAGCGAAAAGAGCTGCCTGTCAGCAGATTTGTCAGCAGAAATACTGACACTTCGCTGACAGACTCAAAGCTTGGTGACCACTCTGTGCCTACCCAGGAACGCTGAAGACATTCGATCTGCTTTATCCTCGCAACCATAGAGGAAAATTAGGAAGCAGAGATTCAGAATGTTTCGTCGCGCCAACGGCGCCTTTTACTCCCACGACAGTGTTACGGGAAAACAACATAGTTTGAACACCCCCGATAAGATCATCGCCAAGCGACTCTTGCACGCCAAAAATGAAGCTTATCAGCAACCGGTCATCAACCTCCACATCGCCCGTGCCTACCTATCGGTCGCCGATGCGCAGGTAAGCAAACGAACGTGGCGGATTCCAATGGAAGAAATCGTCAAATTAAAACATGGCGAGACTCGCGCTCGTTGGATTTCGGCAAACAAAGACAAGGCCTTCAACTCCATCCGGGACCTGCCGATTCTCCAGACACGCGCAGAACATTTCTTGAAGGTTTTGGAATGTGGGACGGTGTCGACGAACGTTTATTTGCGTCGCCTTCACAACTTTGCCCTGGATATGAATTGGCTAGCCTGGCCAATCATCCCAAAACGACAATGGCCAAAGATTACATTCAAAGAGAAGCGCGCCATCACTCTTGAAGAACATCAAGCCATCGTGAACTTGGAGACCAATCCGGAACGAAAAGCTTATTTCGAGCTAGCCTGGCATCTAGGAGCTTCTCAAACCGATATTGCCCGTTTGGAGGCGGAAAACATCGACTGGCAAGCTCGGGTCATTGCTTACCATCGGAAGAAAACCAAAGAGGTAGCAATACTCCGTTTTAGTGATGAGCTGGAAAGAATTTTTCGCTCTCTTCCTAAAACTGGACCCCTCTTTCCGCGCTTGCGAACTCTGCGTGCTGGCGATCGGTCGATGGAGTTTAAGGTCCGGTGTAAAAACTTGGGAATTACGGGAGTCTCACTCCACTGCTACCGTTACGCGTGGGCCGAGCGTGCGAAACAGTGTGGTTATCCCGAACGCTATGCGCAACTCGCGCTCGGTCATAATAGCCAAGCCGTCCATCGAGCGTATGCGAGAAAAGCACAGGTGCAATTGCCGCCTTTGGAGGAGTACGAAAAAATGAATTCGGGCAACAAGGTTATTCCGTTTCAAACGATGTCCTCGCCACCGGCTGAACAACCGGTCGACGAACAGGTAAAGAATCAATCGTCGTGAATCGCTTCAGCGATCTGTGCGAAATCTGAACTAAAAAGGCGGCTTGCCTGGGAGGGCAAATCCCAGGCAAGCCGCGGTTGATTCAGGTTTTACTATTTCCTGCATCACAATATCCCCTCCGACTAGGCTGTGAAAAACTTCCTGCCGTTTGCCGGCGGATGCCCAAGAGAAAAGCCTCGCCGCCTCGCCAGCCATATTCACCTTAGACGACGTTTGCACACACTCCCCTCCGAAAGGCTAAACTCCAAGGACCTCAAGGGGATGTTCTTGCCTTGGAATGTCTATCCAGTACTCTTCATTCGGTATTGGAGCATTTCTGGATATGATTTCTGAAAACCTTTATAGGGAGCTCTCGATCACAACTTGGCAAGAACTTCTGCACGCGTACGAAGGCATCCCTGACAAAGGTTCATGGTTTTTTCGCGGTGTCCACAAGAGTGGTGACTTCATGACGAGCTTCGAGCGAGCGCTCGTACGAATGTACAAATGGACTGGAGACGAGATTCATCAAGTAGACCATCGAAGGTTGATTCTTCAGAGAATCGGCCCTCAAACAGTGTCGAACATTGAATTTGGTTTGATCCGTCGATTCCAACGTCAGGCCCAGCATTACCGCTCGACATTGCCACGCGAACGGAACATTTTGGAATGGCTTGCTCTGATGCAACATTTTGGTACGCCCACACGCCTTCTCGACTGGACGTATTCGTTTTATGTCGCATTATTCTTTGCAATCGATCGGGCAGACGGCGATTGTGAAGTTTGGGCGCTGAACAGAAGCGATGTCGTGCGCGAACTGCGCACCATTTGGACGGCGCAGAATATCCGAGATATAGATGATCACGACCCGAATCTGCGGCTCGAACAAACGTTTTTGGACGTGTTCAGGCGCCAACAGAACTACGTATGTCCAGTCAATCCTTATAGCGTCAATGAACGCAACATGATTCAGCAAGGGATATTCTTGTGCCCAGGCAATGAAACCGTTCCATTCGAAGATAATCTCACAGAGCTTCTCAAGACAGGCCGGGTGAAACTCATTAAATTTGTTATTCGCGATCTTCCTGATCTGAGACAGGAAATCATCAAACAACTCCGAGACATGAACATGACGTCTGCAACTCTCTTTCCGGGTTTGGATGGCTTCGCGAAATCCCTCACAGGTCTGCTATTGTTTCCAGATATTTTGCGCCCCAGCCCCCGTTACAGGCGCTGAGACGAGCCGAGTAGATTACTCCCGGGGAACGTTGTGGAACAAGTTCGCGTGCGGGCGCAGACCTCGGGCCCGCCCATCTCCCTTCCCGGCCCAAAGTCTGCCCCACGCGGAGTTAGAGCTCGGCAAGTACACTCCTTACGTGGTGAAGTTGGCCACACCCAGCGCATCGCCAGAAGGCGGCCATAATAGCCAAGCCGTCCATCGAGCGTATGCCAGGAAAGCACAGGTTCGCCTTTGGAGGAATACGAAAAAATGAATTCGCGCAACAAAGTTATTCCGTTTCAAACGTTGTCTTCGACATCGGATGAACAACCGGTCGCCGAGCAGATAAAGCATCAATCGCCATGATCGCTTCAGCAGGATCTCCGCAAACTCTGAATTAAAAATGCGCGTGCTTGCCTGAGAGTCTAAATCTCAGGCAAGCCGCGCTTGATCGTTCTTAATATTTCCTACCTGACAACATCCTCGCCGCCTGTTCTTGGTTTTCCAGTAGTGTACGACTGCATCGGAAGCGCGGGCTAACCACTTCGAATCGCGTCGAAGTTCTTCTAGTTGGGAGGCTGCGAAAAACTTGCTGCCGTTTGTTGGCGGGTGTCCCAGGGGTTTCAATAAACCCGCAGCTATCAGCATTGGAATCTCATGCGGAGAAAAACCGAGAAACCACGCAGTCTCCTGCATGCCAAGGCGTGCGGGGACCATCTTGAGACTTAGGAATTGTTCTTTTTCTGAGTTCATGGTGGCGAGTTTGACAAGAGTTCATCGAAGAAATGTTCGCCGTTAGGAACGTTCGGCTTCGGAGTCAGAACATCCGCTTAAACCGACTGATTCATGGAAAAAATCGAAATTAACCGACTTCGGTCCCCCAGTTGTTGGCTGGCGCAGTTCTCGTGACTCGATTTCTGCCGGATAATGTCTAATGCTCAGTGGAAGACATGACAGATCAACGTGACAAGACTTCTGCCAACATACAAATCGTGGAAGCCTGGCGGCAGGTCAGCGGCCCGGCCGTGGCCGATGCCCGCGACCGAAAGGGCGACGGTGGACTCATGCATGTGCAGATTTGTGAACCATCCGAGCGCCACGACCAGGAGTCCGCGACTCTTACTCAGCAAGGTGCGACGGGACATGACGTGCCGATGAAACTACTACGAGCCGAACAGCTTTAGTGGTCACGATGAAAACATTTTCAAAATGTACAAAAAACAATGTCTGCTCTCTGCCAGCAGAAGTTATCGTGCTGACGCCAGTTATGTCGGTCGACGAAGTGGCAAAGGAGTTCGCGTCAAAGATTAAAGAGCACTATGTGACAGAAAAGATTTTGCTAAAATGGGGACGCCCAAGGATCGCCGCGTACTTAGCCCGCAAGATTCCGACGAGCATGAGGGGCAAATCGGGTGACCTCGGCGAAATCTTGGCGACCGAATATATCAACGCTGGATACCTACCTTTCGTTGTCCCGATCAACCGGCTTCGATGGAAAGACAGTCGCGATCTTCCGATGCGCGGGGAGGATGTTGTCGGCTTCGCGTTTGACGCTAATCCTCTCCGGTTTCTCAAAGGCGAAGCGAAAAGTGGCAAGAAGATAACGGCAGAGGTTGTTCGCGCTGCACGGGATGCGCTGAGGAAGAACTTCGGACTGCCGCTACCACACACGCTCAGTTTTATCATGGAGCGTTTGTTTGAGATGAACCAAGACGCCAAAGCCGAATTGATTGAGGAATATGTAAACAACAAGTTACCAGAGCAGTCGCAAGTCACACACCTCATATTTACTTTCTCGCAGAACGATCCAGCTGAATTTCTGAAGGATGATGCAAAGAACGCCAAGAAACCCATCGTTCACCATGCGGTCGGTCTCTGTGTGACAAAACATCAGGAATTGATCGCTGCCATTTTTACACAAGCTGCCAATGCCTGAAACCATCGAACAAGTTCTCACCAAGCTTACGGCACTGGTTCAGCCTGGGCTTCGAGGGCGACTCAATGCCCGTGGTACGGCTCGTGCCATGGTTTGGCGTAATGGAAATCTACCAGAAGGAAGTCCGAACCTTGGCCCGTTTCTGACGCAAGAACTTCTCTCATACGGCTTCGGCCTTCTGCGAGTTGCGTTACGCGCGCGGAATCTGGGCGGAAACGATGAGACTATTTTACGAGCATTTGAACTCGCTGCGGAATCGCTGGAATCTGTTGTCCGAAACGGCAGCCCTGAGGACGAGTCGCGGGGATTCTATCGGGTGGTTGCCGCGGCTTCGTATCACCTCGGACGATTCTCCGCCCGCTCTTACAGCCTATTGGCACAAACCTTGGAGAACGAAAATCAGTCCGTGATTGAACGTGCTCTGAGTCTTTTGATTCTGCGGAGACTTGATGAGGTTTACGCCATTCTTCTCCGACACACGTCCGATCCGGATTATTCAGATGCTGCGATTGCTCAAAGGCTGGATAACCCAGACGACCCGGCGGACGTCGCTGATGCACTGAGCATTTCCGCTACTGAGAATTATCTCCGTGCAATAGCTGCTTTCCTCTTTGCCTTGCGTGCCGACGATGAGACGGTCTTGGCGTCTTGCCGAGAACGCCTTACCGATGGTGAACAACTTTGTTTCGAGTCCGGATTGGTTGCGTTGTGGTGGATTTACAGACTCACACGATTCCTTACGGATGATCTTTGGAGCTTGAGCCTGCAAAGGCTCTTGCCGAAAGACTCAGACGATACATCTAACTGGATGCTCTTGCGTGAGTTGTTCGTTGCATCCTTGGCAGGACGCTCGACAGCCGAACTCGATTTGTGGCCATCGCAACTTCCCATCGCGAGCAGGGCGCTCGACACGCACGACAATATTGTTGCGTCCCTGCCAACGAGTGCCGGAAAGACGCGAATCGCAGAAATCTGCATTTTAAGAACTCTATCCCTGAACCGCAGAGTCGTGTTTGTCACCCCATTGCGAGCGCTTTCCGCTCAGACTGAAAGAACTCTTAGACGTACCTTTCAACCAATTGGTTTTGACGTGTCCGCCCTTTATGGCAGTGCCGGCACTTCTGCATTCGATTTGGACAGTCTGGCGAATCGTGAAATCGTAGTCACCACGCCTGAGAAGCTCGATTTTGCCCTCAGGAACGATTCGAGTCTGTTGGATGACGTCGGATTGATCGTTTTGGACGAAGGTCACATGCTTGGGCCAACCGAGAGAGAGGTGCGCTACGAGGTTTTGATTCAACGGTTGTTACGCCGTAGCGACGCAAGCGAGCGACGTATTGTCTGTCTATCGGCAATGCTCCCGTCCGGTGAGCAGATGGACGACTTCGTAAAGTGGCTGCGGAGTGATGCTCCGGGGGATCCAATAACCAGTACATGGAGACCGACACGACAACGCTACGGAGAAATCGTCTGGGATGGCGCAAAGGCACGGTACGAACTGAAGATCGATGATCAAACCAATACGTTCATCCCTCGCTTCATTGAACGGCAGGAGAAAATCGGAAAGCGTGGAGGCAAAAAGATTTTCCCCGGCGACCTAAACGATGTTGTGCTGGCTTCGGCATGGCGGCTCGCGGCAGACCGGCATTCTGTTCTCGTTTACTGTCCAGAACGACGATCGGTGAATGCGCTCGCGAAACGGCTTCTGAAGATTCGCAAAGAGGGATTCTTGGGTGACTTGCCAGGCTTTTCTGCAAACGCAGTGAAAAATGCAATCTCGGTCGGCGAGGAGTGGTTAGGGAGCGAGCATCCGGCGGTAAAATGCCTATCGTTGGGCGTCGCGATTCATCATGCTTCTCTCCCAAAGCCATTCCTTCGAAAGATAGATGGACTACTTCGAGATAAGCTAGTTCAAGTTGTTGTTGCTTCACCTACTCTCGCTCGCGGCCTCAATATTTCTGCAAGTTGCGTTCTGTTCCAATCTGTCCAACGCTTCGACCAAACCAAAAATAAACGGCTACTGATTTCACCAGAGGAATTCGCGAACGTGTCAGGCAGAGCTGGACGCGCTTACGTTGACGTGGACGGTCAGGTCATCGGAGTATGTTTCACAGCAGAGCACCTTTATAAATGGAGAACCTTGGCATCGCAGGAGGCAAAGAGACAATTGGAGAGCGGCCTCATCGGAATAATGAGCCCACTTTTCCGGGGGTTGCAGCGGAAGCTGGGGAGATCTGAAAATCTCGTTGAGTACGTGATGAACAGCAGCAGCATTTGGGATGAACCACCCGGCAAAGAGGAGGAAACGAAGGAATGGCAGAACGCTTTATCCACACTCGACATCGCGCTTCTGTCACTCCTCGGTGACGAAGAATGTAAACCCGACGAAGTCGCCGATGTGCTCGACAAAATTCTCGAGTCGTCATTTCTGCGTCGACGTTTGCTGCGGAGAAATGAGTTGGCGCAGAGCTTCGTTCCTGCGGTATTGACCGCGCGGGCGAAACACATTTGTTCAACAACGACAACGAAACAAAGGCGCGGGTATTTTTTCTCGGGTGTTGGTCTGTCCTCTGGAAGGTTCTTGGACGAGAACTCCAACCAACTCAACCAAGCTTTGTTAGCAGCGGATGAAGCAATCCTTTCAGGCGATAGTGCCGGATGCATCGCTTCACTCCTCGTCATCGCGAGACTCGTTTTTGCCATTGAGCCATTCACTCCCCACACACTTCCAGAAACATGGGAGGCCATTTTTTCCGGCTGGCTGCTCGGCCTTCCGATGGCTCAGCTTCAGGTGATCGACGAGGATGCCCCCACGTTCATTGAGGATGGCGTAGTATATCGTTTAGCGTGGGCGGTCGAAGCAATTCGAGTTCGCTCGCGTGCAAACGATGAATTGGTCTTTGGTGAGAAACCTAGCACAGTAGTTGGCGCACTTGAGACAGGCACGGTTTCAGTTCCACAGTCACTACTGCTCCAAGCGGGCCTGAGTTCGAGGATCGCGGCCGCAAAAGCGCTGGAAGATTGCCCGGTCCATTTTGAAACGTTGCTCCAAATGAGAACGTGGTTATTTTCCGATCTTGTTAATCATGCCACTTCGCAGGCTGATTGGCCAACAAGTGAGTCGAGAACCGCATGGCTAGAATTCATCGACTCGCAACGGCGGATGGAAGGGACGAGGTGGATGGCCCAGGATGTCACATGGGAGCTTGAGACGAGTGTTGCTCCACAAAGAGAAGGTGATTCTGTCCTCGTGTGGCAAACCAACCCTGCCGAAACAGCAAGAATTTTCACACCCGATTTATTCGAGATTGGACGTGCTTTGACCGCCTTTCAAACTTGGGCCACCCCTTGGGCGGTCGGTCGCATCGTTGGCACGAATGCCGTCAGCAGCAGGTACACAGGCCCATTCCCAATCAAACACGACCATTGATCGCGCCTTCTCCGCATTTGTGGCGACAGCATGGAACCAATCAATTCGCGTACACGTAAAAGTAAGGCACGCCGGTCTTCTAGGGCAGGCTAGAAATTTGCCAAGTCGGGAACTGCCGCAGAATATGTGCAAACCGAAATTATGAAGACGCAGTCATGACGCAAGCATCAGGATGATGCTACAACAATTCGAATGAGCAGATTCGGACGAGTAAAACCCGACGGGCCAATGCACGCAAAACCGACGCAACGAATCCCCGTCCGACTCCAGTCGCGTGGATTGACTTGTTCGATTCTTTTTTCATGGGCTTAGGAAAGCTTTGGCATCATTCCAAAAAATCTTTCGCATTTTTCGCGCACGGACGCGAGCGACCCTGTGCGAAAAATCTCCGTGTGAACCCGCTCGCAACCGGCAGCGATGCAATCAATTGCTGTTTTCTCCCACAGGCGCTTGCACGGCCAGGTGGCTGCTACTTCTGCGAACGGCGCGGAACAGCGCAGCTGCCGGAGCCTCTCGGGAAGGCTGGCAGCGAATCCAACCTTGAATCGACCAGGATCGGTCTTTGGTTCTAACGCCAAGAGGTAAAAAACACCTCGCTCCGCGAGAAGAACATCCGAAATTGAACCGGAATTCTCGTCTTTGACCGTCGATCTTCTGGCAGCAAGAACGCTAGCGACTATGCTAGCTTCTTCCTGTGTAATATATGAGACAACCTGGCCGCGATTGTTCGCGCCCATGCGCTTTGTGGGTTCGATGTGATGTTTCTTTAGAACCTTGAAGATCGACTGCTTGAGCTTGCCGTGATTAGCGGCAAGGTCGATCACCGAGATTAGATTGTCGGGCATATCACCAGTTTTGCCGAATACTTTTAAGTCAATTTTGAAACGGATGCCCTATCGGGAGTCATGGCGGACGGTAGTTTGTTCTTTCTCTTGTGTCGAGATGGACTTGTGCAGGACAGTTGAGCCGCAGGACGGAAATGAGGTGTCGCTGCCTAGAGGATTTCTAATTTGGGCAGTAAGTCTATTCTGCAACAACGTCTATTCTTTCCCAGCTCTCGTTTCGGAAGGCGTACATAACGCTTTTCGCTGGGTCGTGGTTTGCTGTAACAAAATCTTGCGCCTCTTTGATATTGCCGAATCCTTTCACGATTAAACGAGAGGTTGATACCGTTGAACTTTCGCTTTCAACGACCTCTAGAAACACGACGATTGGTTTTTCGGAGAAAAGCTTCTCGTGTGTGCCGCCTTCTCCGGGGAACTGAGGCCAAGGACCAAAATAGTACTCGTTCATAACCCACCATTCTGCTGGCCGACTGCAACCCGTCAAGGTTTTAGCCCCCCTTTCGGCTCATTATCTTTGAGCACTTCGGACACCGATCGGTCGTCGAAACGCAAAGATAAAAAGAAACTTAGCAAACTTCATCACACTGCCACAGAACAATTACAGGAAGGCAGGGAGCTATTCGGTGTTTTTCTTGGCCGCCCGAATTTTGGCCCACCTTGCCTTAGTCGCAGCTGAAATTTTCGCGCGAACAGCAGCAGACATCTTTCTCTTAGTTCGAACTGCATGGCCGAGGGTAAGTTTCTCGGGGATCCCAAGTAGCCGAGTTAGTTCGCGTTCCATCGATTCGATCTTTTCACGAATCTCTACCGCCCGCTTTAGTTTGGCTGTCGCAAGAGTCCTTAGTGGATTTTCCATATGCATTAAGCATCTCCCAACGAAAAATGTAGTCAAACAATTCTCACTCCTGTTGAAAAAGCTGGATAGCTTTCGCGAGAGTCCTCTAGAGCCTTTTCGACTACGTCGCAGGATTTACGGTGCAAGTATTGAGCGATAGAAACGCCGGCCGTAATTGGCTGCCTGCCCGTCCACGTAGCTCCAGGTGCTTCCGATCAGTGTATTTGTCCTTAGTGAAGACCAACTCGTCAGGTTCGTGGAAGCCTCCACGATGACCTTCTGACCAGCGAATCCGTTGACGGTGAATTGCACCTCTCCGTTGTTGTTGGCCAAGGAAGTCAGTGAAGGTAGCATCAAACTCGGCTTGAGGGTCAATATCTCCGGCGCATACAGATAGCGGCTGTGGCCACCGGCGCTGATCCGGGCGTAGATGGCATAGAGGCCGGGAACCATATTTGTCGGATTGGCATTCCACGGGATCAGACCAGTGTAAATTGAATTGGTTCCCGTCCCACGTACGGCCTTTCGATAAACTTCGGCAGCGTTCGCGTTGAAAGGATTGAGATCCCTGTCCAGAAACACCTGAATCGTCGCGGTCGTGTTAGTGGTTGATCCATATTGATAGTAGAACTTCATGGAATTGGTCGTACCAATGGTCGTTATGTTGGTGCTGAGCAGATTGAACTGGATCAGGTTTGGCCACGCGCCGTTGTTCGCTGGTAAAGCGTGACGGTTGGATGCAAGTCCTGCGCCGAAGTCCCAAATTTTGTTGTATCCATCACGGACCTGTCCAGTGCCTGCGCCAGCCGGTTCGTCAGTAGTCAGCCGGTTTCCGCGACCAATCAAGCTCCAAAAAAACCCAGCATACAAACCGCCGGTTTCGTAGGTCGTCCACCAAAGCTTGCGTTCCGTCGCGATGATATTCGCTTGGGTGTCGGTCGTGGGAGTAACAAGATCGAGGGTGCCGTGATACCACAAATGCACGTCGCTGTGAGACTGGCTATATCCACCGAATAAGTTGCTCAGATAACGGTTGTAAGCACCAGCTATTGGCTCGCCACTCGGATCGATTCCGAAGATAGACGAGTTCTGCTGATAGTAGTTGTCGGCGAAGAGCACGCTGGCAAAGACCCGGACCGGTGCATCGACCGTGAACGTAACGAGCGTGTCGTCGAAACCGTCGTTGTTTAGCGGATGTGGATCCAGGGTAGTCAGATGATCGACCCACAGGCCATGCGCGCCGAGCAGCCGCGTGATCTCGCACATCATGGAGGCACCCCGACTGTGGCCAACTAGATGCAGAGGCAGTTCGACCAAGGCCCTACCTCGCAGTTCAGAAATGAAGTTGGTCGATAGCAGGGCGGACACGAAGGCCGGGGCAATCTCCTTCGTGCTGTAGTCGGCCCCACCGAACACACTGCCTGCTAGTTGCAACCAGTCGAGTTTGACGATGATTTCACCGGATTCGGCGCTCGTGGGTACAACTCCGCCGATCCGACTTTGCGTTGGGATATAGTTGCCATTGGCGTCTTGAACGAAATAGACTTCGTAGCATGAGAAGTTCGTCCCGGGAAATCGGTAATACTCTGGAATCTTCTGTGCCATCGGAATGATCCAGTCAGTGACGTTGCCGGAAAACCCGTGAGTGATGATGGTAACACTTGCGCTGTGCGCGCATTGAAGGAACAGCAGCAGGGTCACCCCGGCGGCGAGCAAAGATTCAGATCGAGACTTGTGCGATTTACCGCTCAAGCTGGAGGTGCGAACGTCTAGTCCTGGCTGATAATTCATCGTATCAGAGCGAATAGCTGCTAATGAATCCTTGCTACTGCGCGAAATATTAATCGATCCCCCGTCGAAAAGGACTTCAACTGGAGACAAGAGGGCCGGGGTTATAGTCTTGAGCGAACACATTCGAATTATCGACGAGCCTTAAAGATAAGTTTAGGCCCACTTGTCGTAAAAGCTCTCGTTTGGGAGTACGTGTTTTTTGAGCGTTAAGTCTTCTTGCGTGAATTCATAGGAGCCTGCCGGACCGGGCAGTGAGCACAGTCAATGTGGAGCGCAACGGCTGAGTGAGCAATACATTGACGGCGCGCAACTGCCCATAGAATCGAAAACCAATTCACGCGAAAGAGAAAATATTTTACCCAGTTCACTTTCCTTTTCAAATGTTGCTCCAATGGTTGCATTGGAACTGTTGTTGCAGCATTGAGCGCAATGCGACGAAAGTTCAAAGCGAGTGCGATATCTTTCTGAGTGGCGGTGTCCCGGGAGCGGTCTTTGCTTTCACGACCGCTTCGTTGGAATCAGTAGTGGATTTCCTTTTCCGAGTGCGGTTGCTGTGGGTTTGTTCATTCAAATATTTGCGCAATGTCGGCTCCGTGACAGGTAAACCTTGGTCTTTGAGAGTAGCTGCCAATGCAGCGAAACTGGCTCCAGCAGCTCGCGCTCTGAGTAAGGCATCTTTCACCTTGTCCAGTAAATCAGCCATTCTCTTTCGACGCGGCAGTTTGCCGGTTTCAATGAGGTTGGTAAGATTTTTGTTAATCAGATTGAAATCGAGTTTCGCGTCGAGTTCTTCGACATTCGGTTTGGTGCTCATCAATGTTTATCCTTTCTTGTTTTTCACCGAGTAGGTGACTTGTTTTGTTTGATTCTTTTCCTTAGTCGCTCGCGACGACTAAGGGATTGGTGTCCTATCTCACATTTCCGGTCGGCTGCGTTTAGCATGTCTTCCGTTATATCCGGATTGGCTCGCTAAGATGTCCTCGATTCGGAGCAGGGTGGCGCGAGAATCTCTCTATCGTGGAAGCATGTTTACTGGGGTTGGGCATAAGAATAAGGCCGCCGCTCAGCAATACTTCGATGAGCATTTGTCGCGGGATGATTACTACACGGAGAAGCAAACTCGGGCCGGCCAATGGATCGGATCCGGGGTTGAACGGTTGGGACTGCAGGAAGGCCATGATGTCGATAAAGACGCTTTCCTTTTATTGTGTGACAACAAACACCCGACCACTGAAGGCAAGCTCACTCAGCGACAAAATCGGGATGGTAACCGACGCGTTTTCTTCGACTTTACCTGCTCGGCTCCCAAATCTGTTTCCATCATGGCCGTGATGATCGGAGATGAACGGATTGCCCTTGCCCATGAACAAGCCGCGAAATTTGCTTTCAAAGAATTCGAGCAATTTGCCGCTGTCCGAGTGCGCAAAGATGGAGCAAATACCAACCGAGCCACTTCAAAGGTGGTGGCTGCCAGTTTCGTTCACAATAGTTCCCGCGCGCTAGACCCTCAGTTGCACACTCACTTTGTGACGTTCAACTGCACCTTCGATGAAAAGGAGAAACGCTGGAAAGCCCTCCAGGAGTTCGAAATGTTCGCGGCGAGAAGATATGCCACGGAAGTTTACCGCAATGAGTTGGCCAAACAACTCCGGTCGCTCGGATATGGGATTGAAGACACAAACAAGGGTTTCGAGATTAAAGGCGTTTCACAGGACTTAATCCAAAGGTTTTCCAAACGTGCCCGGGAACGAGACGAGATCGTTGGTCGACTCGAAAAGAAACTCGGCCGGAAACTTTCCGATAATGAAGTCTCGCACGTCATCCGTAAGAGTCGGTCCAAGAAAGTAAAGGGCATCAGCACTGAGGAACTCCGACGCTATCAGCAATCGCAACTTACTAACGAAGAACTTTCGTCACTCCTGAGCCTTCGTTCCTCAGCCAAGCAGGAGAGAGGTTCTGCTGTGATAGTCACCGAATCCGAAGCTGTGAAATATGCGACGGAGCATCTGTTCGAACGCAATTCCGTCGTCCCAGAGCACGAACTCTTAAGCACGTCCCTAATTCACGGAAGAGGACAGGTGGATTTGAACCGGCTCAAATCCGAAATAGAATTCTTTCCCGATTTGTTGCGACTGGGTAATGGGCAAGAAATATCCACCCGCGAAATCCTGAAAACCGAAAAGTACTTGATCGACTTCATGAACGCAGGAAAGCAAAAGTCCGAACCGCTCAATTCAGAATACATTCCTTCGGAAAAACTTGGCAAGGACCAACGCCAGGCAATCGACCACATTCTGAAAACCCTTGATACGTGCACCGGTATTCGAGGACTGGCGGGAACCGGCAAAACGACGGTTCTATCCGAGTTATCGAAAGCGCTTATCCCATCAGGCTGTGGATCCAGCCTGCTTTTTTGTACAAAGTTGGCATTATAAAAAAGCATTGCTCATCAATTTGTTGCAACGAACAGGTCACTATCAGTCAAAATAAAATCATTATTTGAGATCTGAATTCACTGGCCGTCGTTTTACAACGTCGTGACTGGGAAAACCCTGGCGTTACCCAACTTAATCGCCTTGCAGCACATCCCCCTTTCGCCAGCTGGCGTAATAGCGAAGAGGCCCGCACCGATCGCCCTTCCCAACAGTTGCGCAGCCTGAATGGCGAATGGCGCCACGCTTCCCGAAGGGAGAAAGGCGGACAGGTATCCGGTAAGCGGCAGGGT
>OCGU01000134.1_pt1 | contig 1156 bp, 1 predicted proteins | sample 1502571 | NCBI WGS metagenome assembly OCGU01 (sample SAMN02324088, study PRJEB22366) | soil metagenome | biome: mixedwood plains | place: Canada | collected 2009-09
CTGAGCCGGCAAAGGCGCCCACCGTTCCACGCCCATAAAAAGAGATATTTTGCACCTGCGCAATATTCGTTTAGGCGCCAGAACCTCGCCCTTATTTAATGTTTCACGACGCACATTGCGTTTTTCGCTTTTATTTTTCAGCCGACGGGAAAGCTCATAGGAAATTACGCTTCACTCAGGACAATAACCGCTACCTGGAGGTCAACATGCAACATATTATCGGCATTTCTTCTCGTCGGCTGAGGATATCGACCCTTGCGCTGCTGCTCCCGGCGATGTCATGGGCGGCCGATACGGCGTCTCTCGCCGTAGGGCCGCAGTATGACACCACCCATGTCTACGTCGAACGCGGCAAGATGGATGCCTTTGTCGACAGCATCCTGAAAACCTTCGGCGGCACCAGCACCGAACGCGTGCTGGTCAACGTCACGCCCACGCCGAGCGAAACCTACTCCCAGCTGATACTGACGCCGGCCGGCAGCTTCTCGGTGTTCGATTTCAACACGCCGATCCCGCACCCGTTCGGCACCGAGCGCAACGGTTTTCTGGTCAGGGATATGGACGCCGCCATCCGGCAGGCCAGGGCCGCCGGCGCCGATGTGCAGGTTGCGCCTTTCGACGATCCGATTGGCCGCGACGCAGTGATCCAGTGGCCCGGCGGCGTCAACATGCAGCTTTATTGGCACACCAAAGCGCCCAACTACAAGCCGCTGCTGAGCGTGCCGGAAAACCGCCTGTACCTCTCCGCCTATCGCGTCGACGACTTCCTTAACAGCTATCGGGCATTCTCGCACGCCAAGGTGGCGAGCGACGGCAAGATCCGCCAGATCGAACTGGACTCCCGCTTCGGCAAAACGCGCATTTTCGTCACCGACGGGCATCTGCCTTATCCGTTCGGCCATGAGCGCACCGGCTATGGCGTCGACGATCTGTCGGCCACGCTGGCCAAAGCGACGGCCAGCGGCGCGCAGGTGCTGTGGCGTTCGACGGCGGCGGAACGCCGCGCCTCGGCGCTGGTGAGTTTCCCCGGCGGCTATATCGCCGAAATTCACCAGACGGCCAAATAAACCCAAGGCGCGCTGCGGCGCGCTTTTTTCTTCGGATATCCATGATGAAACGCACGCTACCCGCACTGTTGCTGTTCTCCACGCTCCCC